>OCFY01000001.1_pt1 | contig 35536 bp, 31 predicted proteins | sample 1480151 | NCBI WGS metagenome assembly OCFY01 (sample SAMN02324088, study PRJEB22366) | soil metagenome | biome: mixedwood plains | place: Canada | collected 2009-09 | reverse complement strand
ACCCTGCCGCTTACCGGATACCTGTCCGCCTTTCTCCCTTCGGGAAGCGTGGCGCTTTTCCGCTGCATAACCCTGCTTCGGGGTCATTATAGCGATTTTTTCGGTATATCCATCCTTTTTCGCACGATATACAGGATTTTGCCAAAGGGTTCGTGTAGACTTTCCTTGGTGTATCCAACGGCGTCAGCCGGGCAGGATAGGTGAAGTAGGCCCACCCGCGAGCGGGTGTTCCTTCTTCACTGTCCCTTATTCGCACCTGGCGGTGCTCAACGGGAATCCTGCTCTGCGAGGCTGGCCGGCTACCGCCGGCGTAACAGATGAGGGCAAGCGGATGGCTGATGAAACCAAGCCAACCAGGAAGGGCAGCCCACCTATCAAGGTGTACTGCCTTCCAGACGAACGAAGAGCGATTGAGGAAAAGGCGGCGGCGGCCGGCATGAGCCTGTCGGCCTACCTGCTGGCCGTCGGCCAGGGCTACAAAATCACGGGCGTCGTGGACTATGAGCACGTCCGCGAGCTGGCCCGCATCAATGGCGACCTGGGCCGCCTGGGCGGCCTGCTGAAACTCTGGCTCACCGACGACCCGCGCACGGCGCGGTTCGGTGATGCCACGATCCTCGCCCTGCTGGCGAAGATCGAAGAGAAGCAGGACGAGCTTGGCAAGGTCATGATGGGCGTGGTCCGCCCGAGGGCAGAGCCATGACTTTTTTAGCCGCTAAAACGGCCGGGGGGTGCGCGTGATTGCCAAGCACGTCCCCATGCGCTCCATCAAGAAGAGCGACTTCGCGGAGCTGGTGAAGTACATCACCGACGAGCAAGGCAAGACCGAGCGCCCAATACGCAAACCGCCTCTCCCCGCGCGTTGGCCGATTCATTAATGCAGCTGGCACGACAGGTTTCCCGACTGGAAAGCGGGCAGTGAGCGCAACGCAATTAATGTGAGTTAGCTCACTCATTAGGCACCCCAGGCTTTACACTTTATGCTTCCGGCTCGTATGTTGTGTGGAATTGTGAGCGGATAACAATTTCACACAGGAAACAGCTATGACCATGATTACGCCAAGCTTCAAATAATGATTTTATTTTGACTGATAGTGACCTGTTCGTTGCAACAAATTGATAAGCAATGCTTTCTTATAATGCCAACTTTGTACAAGAAAGCTGGGTCACGTGTCTTGGGCTTGTCGTCGGCGACGGGTTCGGCTTCCGTCACCGCCGCTACCGGGGCAGGTGCCACATCCTCGGCGACCGGGGTTTCCACCAACGGCGCGCGATCGACATCGCCCCCCAATTCGGCATCGCCGTCGGCAAGCGGCGCGCTATCCGACCGACCGCGACGACCGCGGCCGCCACGACGCCCGCGGCGCGAACGCTGGCGTTCGTCGCCATCGTCGCCCTGCTCGGGCTGGCGCTCCTCGGAACCGGTGAGCGGTTGCTGCTCGTCGCCTTGGTCGGTGATCAGACGATCGTCCGGTTCCTCGCCATCGCGGTCGCCGGCTTCGCGCTGGACGACATCACCACTTTCGCTGTCACGGCGGCTGCGGCCGCGTCCGCCACGGCGACGGCGGCGCTTGCGGCGCGAAGCCTCGTCGTCAGCCGACTCGCCTGTCTCGCGACCGCCTTCGCGGCTGCCTTCGCGGCGTGCGGGACGCTCATTCTCTTCCGCCTCTTCGGCCTCGTCTTCGTCGACCTCGACCTCGTCGACGAAGTCGTCCTCGTCATCGATGATCGGCGCCGCGACCGGGCGATCCTTGGGGTTGGGTCGTGCGCCCGAGCTTTCGACACTCATCCGAGCGCCTTCGAAGGCCTCGTCGATCATCACTTCGACCGTCACGCCGTAGCGTTCCTCGATCTCGCCAAGCTCGCCGCGCTTCTTGTTGAGCACGTAGACCGCAGCTTCGCGGCCGGCGCGGAGCAGGATGCGGTCACCGCGGGCACGCGCTGCCTCGTCCTCGATGATGCGAAGCGCGCTCAGGCCCGACGACGATGCGGTGCGCATCAAGCCGGTGCCTTCGCAATGCGGGCAGGCCTTGGTCGATGCTTCGAGCACGCCCGTGCGGAGACGCTGGCGGCTCATTTCCATGAGGCCAAAGCTCGAGATACGGCCGACCTGGATCCGCGCGCGATCGTTCTTGAGCGCCTCCTTCATCGCCTTCTCGACTTTGCGATTGTGGTTCGACTGCTCCATGTCGATGAAATCGATCACGACCAGGCCGGCCATGTCGCGCAGTCGCAGCTGGCGCGCGATCTCATGCGCCGCCTCGATATTGGTCGCAAACGCGGTCTGCTCGATATTATGCTCGCGCGTCGACCGGCCCGAGTTGATGTCGATCGAGACCAGGGCCTCGGTCGGATTGATCACGAGGTAGCCGCCCGACTTCAATTGCACCACGGGATGGTACATCGCCGACAATTGGTCCTCGACGCCGTAGCGCTGGAATACCGGGGTCGGGTCGCGATAGTTGATGACCCGCTTCACGTGGCTCGGCATCAGCAGCTTCATGAAGCCGCGCGCCGCCTTATAGCCCTCGTCGCCCTCGACGATCACCTCGTCGATTTCCTTGTGATAAAGATCGCGAATGGCGCGCTTGATGAGGTCGCTGTCGCGGTAGATCAAGGCTGGCGCCGAACTCGACAGCGTCTTCTCGCGGATCTCGTCCCACAGCCGGGCGAGATAATCGAAGTCGCGCTTGATCTCGACCTTGGTGCGCGACAGCCCTGCAGTGCGGACGATCAGCCCCATCGTGGTGGGCAGGTTGAGATCCGACATGATCGACTTCAACCGCTTGCGGTCGGCGCCGTTCGATATCTTGCGGCTGATCCCCCCACCATGGCTGGTGTTGGGCATGAGCACGCAATAGCGGCCCGCGAGGCTCAGATAGGTGGTCAGCGCCGCACCCTTGTTGCCACGCTCTTCCTTGACGACCTGGACCAGCAGCACCTGGCGACGCTGGATGACGTCCTGGATCTTGTAGCGGCGGCGCAGGTTCTGGCGCTTGCGGCGGAGTTCGTCGGCCGCGCTTTCGTCGACCGGCGAGCGCGCCGATCCGGTGCCGACTTCCTCGCCACCCTCGACGCCATCCTCGTCGGACGCGTCGTCGCCGTGCTCGTCGTCGCCCAGGTCGTCGTCATGGTCGTCGTCGTCGGCATGTTCGCCGGCGCGCAGGCGCTCTTCCTCGGCGGCATGCTCGGCCTCTTCGGCGAGCAGCGCGTCACGGTCGGACTTGGGGATCTGGTAATAATCGGGGTGGATTTCGCTGAACGCGAGAAAGCCGTGACGATTTCCTCCGTAATCGATGAACGCCGCCTGGAGCGACGGTTCGACCCGCGTTACCTTGGCAAGATAGATATTCCCCTTGAGCTGCTTATGCTCTTCGGACTCGAAATCAAATTCCTCGATCCGGTTTCCCTTGGCGACGGCGACCCGAGTTTCCTCCGGGTGGCGCGCGTCGATCAGCATGCGCATTGACATTATTGTATCTCCGGGCGCGCAGGCCGGGCGGTGTCGACCGGCGGCGCGCGATTGAATGAGCCGGCGCGAATGTTGTGCCGGCGGGATGTTCGAAAAATGCTGCTGCTTCATGCGCCATCGCGATCAAGAGCGCGATCGACGCTCCGCCACGCTCTTGTGCGAGCATGGGGCGGGCGTCGTCTGGCGTCATGGAGCGTCAACCTTGAAAGCCGCCGATCATCGGACGATCGCGGCGGGCGTCCCTGCCAAATCAAGCACGGACACATCCGGTTAGCACTGCGGCCCGTGGCCCGCAACCATCGCGAATCGTCAATTAACCCGCAAATGAGCGAATTGACGCAAGGCCTTGGTCGCGCAGATAAGGCCACTGCGGGGCGAGGGAAGTAACGGTTGGCAATCAAACGAAAAATTGCGCTTGCCGCGGCCGCCGTCCTGCTTGCCGCCTTGCTCGTCGCCGGGTGGTTCGCGCTGCGCCTTGCCCCGGCCGGCTTAACCGACGGCCCCGTGCTCGTCGGCGAGGCGCGCCGCGGCGGTTTGACCATCGCGCTCCCCGCCGCGGTCGCCGACGTCCGCATCCGCGCCGCCAGCACGCCGGGACGCCCGATCGTGCTGATCGACCCCGGCCACGGCGGGCGCGATCCGGGCGCCACGGGCGTGTCGGGCAGTGTCGCCGAGAAGCAATTAACCCTCGCCATGGCGAGCGAGCTTGCCGACCTGCTCGAGAAGCGCGGCCGGGTCCGCGTTGCCATGGTCCGCGAGGGCGACGTCTATTTGACGCTCGACCAGCGCGCGGCGATCGCGCGCCGCATCGGCGCGAGCCTGTTCGTCTCGCTCCACATGGACAGCGCGCCCAACCCGCTGGCGCGCGGCACCACGCTCTACTCGCTGTCGGACGTCGCCTCGAGCGCGGAAGCGGCGCGCTTCGCCAGTGCCGAAAATCGCGCCGGGGAAGCGCTCAGCAGCGAGGCCGACGGGTCGCTCCGTTCGATCCTGTCCGACCTCGCGCTGCGCGGCCAGATGGAGCAATCGGCCGAGCTTGCGCGGCGCACCGTCCGCCGCGCCGCGGGACGCATCGCGTTACGCCCGCGACCGCACCAATTTGCCGCCTTCCAAGTCCTGCGCCGTGCCGATACCCCCGCCTTGCTCGTCGAGGCGGGCTATATCAGCAACGCCGAGGACGAGGCGTTGCTCGCCACGCGCGAAGGCCGCGCCCCGCTCGTCCTCGTCCTCGCCCAGGCGATCGAGGCCGACCTGGCGGCGCGTCGATTGCGCTGACAAGCTGCCTTTCGCCGCGCCGCCTTAGTCGCTAGGACCTGCCCGACATGCCTTCGCTCGCTCTCCCCTTGCCCGACCTGGTCGCCGTCAATGCGCGGGTCCGCGACCGTCTGGAACCGGTCTTCAAGCGCCGCTGGGTGCGCCGCGCGGCGTGGGCGCTGCTCTTCGGCTATGTCGCCTTCGTCGCTTTGTGGCTGTTCTTCGCCAACGGCCTGCCGACGTCGGAGAAACTGATGTCGTACGAACCGCCGCTGCCGACCAACGTGCGTGGCTATGACGGCAATCCGATCGGGACTTACGCCCGCGAGCGCCGCGTCGAATTGTCGTTCGACGAATATCCGCCGCTCATCGTCAACGCCTTCATCGCCGCCGAGGACAAGACCTTCTTCGAGCATGGCGGACTCGATTATCCGGGGCTTGTCGGCGCGGTGTTCGATTACACCCGCAAGTCGGTCAGTGGCGGACGCGCGCGCGGTGGATCGACGATCACGCAGCAGGTGGCGAAGGCACTTCTCCAGGACGACGCTTATTCGATCACGCGTAAGGTCCGCGAGGCTATCCTCGCCTTCCGCCTCGAATCGACGCTGTCGAAGCAGCAGATCCTCGAGCTGTATCTCAACCAGATTTTCCTCGGCCGGAACGCTTATGGTGTCCAGGCCGCCGCGCGGGCCTATTTCGACCGCGACGTCGACGAGCTGGCGCTTCACGAGGCTGCCTACCTGGCCGTGCTACCCAAGGCACCGAGCAATTACGACCCGATCCGCGCGACCCAGAAGGCGCTCGACCGGCGCAATTACGTGCTGCGCGAAATGGCCGGCAATGGCTTCATCACCGATGCCGAGCGCGCCGCGGCAGCCGCGACCGGGCTGGGCACGATCCGCTATGGCAGCAACGCCAAGTTCCGCGAGCAAGGCGGTTATTTCCTCGAGGAAGTGCGCCGCACCCTGCTCGCCAAATATGGCGAGACCGCCGAGGACGGTCCGCACAGCATCTACGCCGGCGGCCTGACCGTGCGCACCTCGATGCAGCCGGTGATGCAGGACGCTGCCGCCGAAGCGTTGCGCGAGGGCCTCGCGAGCTTCGACGGGGGGCGCGGCTGGCGCGACAATGGGCTGACCATCCCGACCGACGGCGACTGGGCGGCGCGGCTGCGCGCCGCGGCGGTCGGCACCGGCTTCCCCGATTGGCGCAAGGCGGTCGTGCTGGCGAAGAGCGGGAGCCGCGCCGAGATCGGCTTTGGCGACGGGACGACGGGCACGCTGAACGCTTCGGCCGCCTCGCAGCCCAAGCGCGGCGGCGGCGGCGCGGCTTATGACTTCCTCAAGCCGGGCATGATCATCATCGTCAAGCAATTGGGCACCGACAGCTATGCGCTGCGCTCGATCCCCGAAATTGGCGGCGGCTTCGTCGCGCAGGAGGTCCACAGCGGGCGCGTGATGGCGATGCAGGGCGGCTTCGACGTGATCGGATCGTCGTTCAATCGCGCCACCCAGGCGCAGCGCCAGCCGGGATCGACCTTCAAGCCGATCGTCTACGTCACCGCGCTCGAGAACGGGCTGACCCCGGCCTCGATCCTCGTCGATGCGCCGTTCTGCGTGTGGCAGGGGGCCGGGCTCGGCAACAAGTGCTTCGTCAACTTCGACCGCCGTTACTCGGGGCCCAAGACGTTGCGCTGGGGGGTCGAGCAATCGCGCAACTTGATGACCGTGCGCGCCGCCTCGCAAGTGGGCATGGAAAAGATCAATGCCAACGCCGCCGAAATGGGCGTTGGCAAATATGAGAACTACCTCTCGATCGCGCTCGGGGCGGGCGATACGACGGTGCTCAAGCTGACCAACGCCTATGCCATCCTCGCCAACCAGGGGCGCGAGGTGAAGCCGACACTGATCGACTATGTCCAGAACCGCCACGGCAAGGTCATCCACCGCACCGACAATCGCTGCGCGGTGATGGACAATTGCAATGCGCCCGACTGGGATGGCCGCGCCATGCCGCGCCCGCCGCTGCGCGCACGCCAGTTGATCGATCCGCAGGCCGCCTACCAGATGGTCCACGTCCTTGAAGGCGTGGTCGAGCGCGGCACCGCCACCGTCCTGCGCAGCCTCGAGCGGCCGTTGTTCGGCAAGACCGGCACCACCAACGGCCCGACCAACGTGTGGTTCGTCGGCGGCACTCCCGACGTCGTCGCCGGGGTCTACATCGGCTATGACCAGCCGCGCTCGATGGGCGGCGCGGCACAGGGCGGGCGCATCGCCGCGCCGATCTTCAAGCAGTGGGCTACAGCCGCCTTGAAGGACATGCCCAAGACGCCGTTCGTTGCGCCCGCGGGAATCCGGATGGTGCGCATCGACCGGGTCACCGGGCGCCGCGTCTATGGTGCCTTCCCGACGACCGAGGATCCTAAGTCGTCGGTCATCTGGGAAGCGTTCCAGCCCGAGACCGAGCCGCGCCGCTCGTTCCGCCGCAGCGCCGAACTTGCCGCCAGCCGCGCCGCCGAAGCCACGCGGCCCGCCGCTCGCCCTGCGCGCAGCGTCGTTCGTCGCGCCCCGCCGCGTACCAACGCGCCCGCCGACAACGGCGAATTCTTGCAAAACCAGGGCGGCATCTATTAGGCCCCGCCTGCACCCCTAATCGAAGGCCCCCGTCATGCGCGCCGAAGCGCAAGCTCATATCGACCAGATTAACGCCGCGATCCTCCTGCTGCGCCGATTCCTCGACTGGGACCGCGCACTCAAGCGGCTCGAGGAGCTCAACGGCAAGGTCGAGGACCCGTCGCTGTGGAACAACCCCAAGGCGGCGCAGGACGTGATGCGCGAGCGTCGCCGGCTGGAGGAAGCCATTGCCGCGACGCGCAAGATGGAAACCGAACTCGCCGACACCGTCGAGTTGATCGAGATGGCCGAGGCCGAGGGCGACGACGGGTTGGTCGATGATGGCGTCCGCGCGCTCGCCGAGCTTGCGGACAGGGCCGAGCGCGACAAGGTCGCCGCGTTGCTGGCGGGCGAGGCCGACGCCAACAACAGTTATGTCGAGGTCAATTCTGGCGCTGGCGGAACCGAGAGCAACGACTGGGCAGGCATGCTCCACCGCATGTATTCGCGCTGGGCGGAGCGTCACGGGATGAAGGTCGAACTGATCGATCATCACTCGGGCGAACAAGCCGGGATCAAGTCGGCGACGATGCTGATCAAGGGCGAGAATGCCTATGGCAACCTCAAGACCGAAAGCGGCGTCCATCGCCTGGTCCGCATCAGCCCGTACGACAGTGCCGCGCGGCGCCACACCAGCTTCGCCTCTGTATGGGTCTATCCGGAGGTCGACGACGACATCGACATCGAGGTCAACGACAGCGAATTGCGCATCGACACCTATCGCGCGTCGGGCGCGGGCGGGCAGCACGTCAACACCACCGACAGCGCGGTGCGCATCACCCACATTGCGACTAACATCGTCGTCCAGTGCCAGAACCAGCGTTCGCAGCACAAGAACAAGGCCGAGGCGATGAAGCAGCTGAAGGCGCGGCTCTACGAAGCCGAACTGCAGCGGCGCGAGGCCGAGGCCGATGCCACTGCCGCGAACAAGACCGACATCGGCTGGGGCCACCAGATCCGCAGCTACGTCCTCCAGCCCTACCAACTGGTCAAGGATCTGCGCACCGGGGTCATCTCTACCGCGCCGGGCGACGTCCTCGACGGCGACCTCGACCGCTTCATGGCTGCGGCCCTGTCGCAGCGCGTCACTGGCGAGAAAGTCGTCGTCGAGGATGTCGATTAAGGTGGAGCGCGCCGGCATCGGCCTTGCTGGCGCGCTGCTGCTGCTGGTCGCCGGATGCCGCGCCGAGCCGGAGGCGCCGCGCTTCCCCAGCGCCGACCGCCCGGTCGCCGCGATCGTCTCCGACAGCTTCTCGACCGAGGACGCACGCGACCGGCTGGGCGAGGCCGAGGAGGTGATGGCGTTCGCCGGGATCAAGCCGGGTATGTCGATCGCCGACATCGGCGCGGGCGAAGGTTATTACACCATTCGCCTTTCGCCAATCGTCGGGCCCACCGGCCGCGTCCTGGCGCAGGACATTGTCCCCGCCACGCGCGACAAGCTGGCCCAGCGCGTCGATCGCGAAAAGCTGGACAATGTCTTCGTCCGGCTTGGCCTGCCCGACGACCCGCGCATCCCAGCAGGCTCGTTCGACCGCATCTTCCTAGTCCACATGTACCACGAGGTGACCGCGCCTTATGCCTTCCTGTGGCACCTGCGCGAGGGCCTAAGGCCGGGTGGCGAAATCGTCGTCGTCGACGCCGACCGTGAGATCCGCAAGCACGGCATGCCGCGTTCCCAGCTGGCGTGTGAATTCGCCGCGCTTGGACTTGAGCAGGTGCGGGTGGCGACGCTCACCGGATCGACCAATTACGCCGCCGCATTCCGCATCGCGCGTCCTCGGCCGGCGCCCGAGGCCATCCAGCCCTGCAAGGCCTGACCGAGGCGCGATCCGCGACGAGCGCCGGAAAGTCCGCCCCAACTAATTTTTTGATATTCCCGGCTTTGTCGTTAAGCCCTTGTTATCGGGAGGGTGTTGTCATGCGTTCGACTCGTTTTACGACCCTGGCAAGTATCTTGGCCCTGCTCGCCGCGTGCGGGGGTGGAGGAAGTGACAGCGGCGGCAGCGCCCCGCCGTTCACGGTGCTCCCGACGCCGACCCCGACGCCCACGCCACCCCCGACCACCGCGGGCTGTTCGCTGCGCGAGCGGCAGGATTGGGCCGCGGCGCAATTGCGCGAATGGTATCTGTTTCCCGAGCTGTTGCCGGGCACGCTCGATCCTTCGGGCTATGCGACGGTCGATGCCTACATCGACGCGCTGACCGCCACTGCGCGGGCGCAGTCCAAGGATCGCTTCTTCACGTACCTGACCTCGATCGCCGAGGAGAATGCGTTCTTCACATCCGGGTCGAGCGCTGGCTTCGGGATCCGCTTGTCCTATGATTCGGCGGCCGGCAAGCTGTTCGTCGTCGAAGCCTTCGAGGGCGCCCCGGCGCTCGCCGCCGGCATCGATCGCGGCACCGAGATATTGGCGATCGGTACCAGCGCGTCGACGATGCGCACCGTGGCGTCGATCTTCGCCGCCGAGGGCGCCGCCGGGGTCAGCGCGGCGCTGGGGCCGTCGGACGCGGGCGTGACGCGGGTGCTGCGCTTCACCAGTGGCGGGGTCGAGCGCGAGGGCAGCGTGACCAAGGCCGACTTCGCCATTTCGCCGGTTTCGTCGCGCTACGGCGCCAAGATATTCGAGGATGAGGGACGCCGGATCGGCTATCTGAATCTGCGGACGTTCATTTCGACCGCCGATCCGCAATTGCGTGCGGCCTTCGACAATTTCCGCAGCCAGGGGGTGACCCAGCTGATCGTGGACTTCCGCTACAATGGCGGCGGGCTGGTCTCGATCGCCGACCTGATGGGCAACCTCATGGGGGCTGGGCGCACCAACAGCGTGTTCAGCTACACCACGTACCGCCCCGAGAAAGCGAACAATAATTCGACCGCCTTCTTCAGTCCGCTGCCGCAGTCGGTCGCGCCGATGAAGATCGCCTTCATCGGCACCGGTGGGACCGCGTCGGCGAGCGAACTGGTCATCAACAGCTTCACCCCCTACCTCCGCGCGAACAGCGCGCTGGTCGGCGCGAACACCTTTGGCAAGCCGGTCGGACAGATTGCGCTCGACCGCAGCCAGTGCGACGACCGCTTGCGCGTGGTGGCGTTCAAGACCGAGAATGCCGAGCGCCGAGGCGACTATTACACCGGGCTGGCAAGCGAGGTCGAGGCAAGCTGCCGCGCAGCCGACGACATCCAGCGACCGCTTGGCGATCCGGCGGAGGCATCGGTCAAGGGCGCGCTCGACTTCCTCGCCGGGCGGACCTGCACGCCGATCGGCGCGACGGCCGGGCAGTCCGCGCAAGCCGTGCGCGGGCGAACCTTGCTGCAAGGCGAGCGGCCGAGCACCGCCGAGCGCGACGTGCCCGGGCTGCACTGAGTCGGATCCGGCGCTCCTTACGGTCCTAAAGTCCCTAAAGTCTCCGGGAGAGCGACCAATTTCGGGGCGCGGAGTGGAAAATCGACCTGCGGGCAATGATCGCACGTCGGCGGGGCTGTAGGACAGCGGAAAAAGCCGGCGCCTGCAAAGCCCTGCTGACGGCGGGTCATTTCGTGCTTACGAAGACGCTTCGCAGCATGAGGACGTGATTTGACCGACCTTGATATCGCCCGCGCGGCGCGGCTCAAGCCGCTCGAAGACGTCGCCGCCAAGATCGGCATTCCGCGCGAAGCGATCGAGCCGTTCGGTCGCCACCGCGCAAAGCTCGACGTCGGGCTGGTGCCGGCCGAGGACCGGCCGCAGGGCAAGCTCATCCTGGTCACGGCGATCAGCCCGACGCTTGCCGGCGAAGGCAAGAGCACGACCTCGGTCGGCCTGACCGACGCACTGAGCCTGATCGGGCGCAAGACGGTGCTGTGCCTGCGCGAGCCGTCGCTCGGGCCCTGTTTCGGGATGAAGGGCGGGGCGACCGGCGGAGGCTATGCCCAGGTCGTGCCGATGGAGGAGATCAACCTCCACTTCACGGGCGACTTCCACGCCATCACCGCGGCGCACAACCTCCTCGCGGCGATGATCGACAACCACATCTATTGGGGCAATGCGCTGGGCATCGACGTCCGGCGGATCGTCTGGCGGCGGGTGATGGACGCCAACGACCGCGCGCTGCGGAGCATCGTGCAATCGCTCGGCGGGGCGCCCAACGGCTTCCCACGCGAAAGCGGGTTCGACATCACCGCGGCGTCCGAAGTGATGGCGATCCTGTGCCTCGCGAGCGACCTCGACGACCTCGAGCTGCGGCTCAGCCGGATCGTCGTCGCCTACACGCGCGATCGCCGCCCGGTCACCGCGGGCGACCTGTCCGCCGACGGCGCGATGGCGGTCCTGCTGAAAGACGCAATCCGCCCGAACCTCGTCCAGACGCTCGAGGGCAACCCGGTCCTGGTCCATGGCGGCCCGTTCGCCAATATCGCGCATGGCTGCAATTCGGTGATCGCAACGCGCACCGCGCTCGCGCACGCCGATTATGTCGTGACCGAAGCGGGGTTCGGCGCCGACCTGGGCGCGGAGAAATTCTTCGACATCAAGTGCCGCCAGTCGGGGCTGTCGCCCGATGCGGCGGTGCTCGTCGCGACGGTCCGGGCGCTGAAGCTCAACGGCGGGGTCGACAAGGACAGCCTCGACCAGGTCGATGTCGAGGCGGTCCGGCGGGGCGCGGTCAACCTTGTCCGCCATATCGAGAACCTCCGCCAGTTCGGGGTGCCGGTGGTGGTGGCGATCAACCATTTCGCATCGGACAGCGAGGCCGAGGTCGAGCTGGTCCGCGAGATTGCGAGGCAGCATGGGTCCGAGGCCTATCTGTGCCGCCACTGGGCCGAGGGAGGGCAAGGTGCGCTCGAGCTGGCGCACGCCGTCGCCGCGCTGAGCGACAAGGGCGCGGCGCAGTTTACGACGCTCTACGACGACGACCTACCCTTGTTCGAGAAGATCAATACCATCGCAACGCGCATCTATCGCGCCGAGGAAGCCGACGCCGACCCCAGCGTGCGCGCGCAATTGCGCGAGTGGGAAAAAGCGGGGCTGGGGCATTTGCCGATTTGCATCGCCAAGACCCAGTACAGCTTCTCGACCGATCCCGCGCTCAAGGGCGCCCCGACGGGGCATGTCGTCCACGTGCGCGAAGTCCGGCTGTCGGCGGGGGCGGGGTTCGTCGTCGCGCTGTGCGGCGAGATCATGACCATGCCTGGCCTGCCACGCCATGCCGCGGCCGAACATATCCGGCTCAATCCCGAAGGATTGATCGAGGGACTTTCGTAGGAGGAGAGGCTTCAGGCCTGCCTTGAGACTTAGTTGCCGGCTCGATCTCGTCGGTCGGTCCGGATACGCTGCACCAGGGCCAGGAAATTGGGCTTCGCCTGCGCATCGAGCGTCGCGGTCAACGCGGCTGCCTGATCGGCCGAATATTCCCTGGCGATCGCGGCGCCGAGTTGCTGCTTGAGCGAAGTGCAACCCGCGTCCGCTTTGGCGAAGATCGCCTCGTCCGTCGCAGTAGTCCTGGAGAGCCGGACGGCAAAGGTAGTCATGCAACGATCCTGCGCCTGCGCCAGCATTGCGGCGCTGGGCCCTACTCGCGCCACGGCCGGTTGCCCGGCAAGCGCGAGCGAAGCGGTCCATATAAGGGTCATGATCACGCCACCTGCTCCCTCAATCACCAGCGCGCCGAGCCTGGCATGGGTCGCGAATGTCCGCAACGGTCGGCGGGGGCGGCTTCGGCGAAGGAGAGGGTGTGTCGACCGAGCGAGGCTGGCCGGGAGGCGCCTAGAGCAGGCCCATCCGGCGCATGCTCTGGCACTGGTTGCGATTGGCGAAGATCATGTGGTCGACCACGGTGAGGTCGATCGCTTCGGCGGCGCGGGCGAGGGTGCGGGTGGCGCGGCAGTCGGCGGGGCTGGGGGTCGGGTCGCCGCTCGGGTGATTGTGCGCGAGCAGGATCCCGGCGCTGCCGAGCCGCGCGGCGTCGGCGATGATCTCACGCACCGGGAGGTCGACCGCGCCGTGCTGCCCTTCGGCGTAGCGGCCAAGGTGGATGCACCGGGCGTGATCGTCGACATGAGCGACCCACAGCATTTCGGTCGCGGCGTTGGGACCGATGAAGCAGGCCGAGAAGAAATTGCGGGCGGCGTCGTGGCCGGCAAGCATTGCGGGAGATTCGGCGCGCTGGACCTTCATATAGCCACAGCTAAGCCGGAAGCGCTCTACGTCCATCGCAACTGACTCCGAAACGGAGTGGCCGAGCACCTATAAGAACAGGTGGCCGAGGCGAAATATCCAGAGCGGTTTCAACCGAGGAAATTTTCGCCGCTCTTGGCCGCTCCGAAGACTGGGGCTAGACCATGATGATGCAGACCTATCTCACATTAATGGCGGAAATCCTGGAAAAGGGCGTCGAGCAGGCGGATCGGACAGGAACCGGGACGCTGTCCCTGTTTGGGACGCAGCTGCGCTTCGACCTTGCCGACGGCTTCCCGCTGCTGACGACCAAGAAGCTCCACCTGCGCTCGATCATCGTCGAACTGTTGTGGTTCCTGCGCGGCGACACCAATGTCCGCTGGCTGCAGGAGCGAAAGGTCAAGATCTGGGACGAATGGGCCGATGCCGATGGCGATCTCGGCCCGGTGTACGGCAAGCAGTGGCGCGACTGGGAGGCGCCCGACGGCCGCCACATCGACCAGATCGCCGAACTGATCGCGCTGATCAAGCGCGACCCCGCCTCGCGCCGCCAGATCGTGACGGCGTGGAACCCGGGCGAGCTCGGCGCCATGGCGCTGGCGCCGTGCCATTGCCTGTTCCAGACGCAGGTCGCAGCGGGGCGGCTCAACCTGCAACTGTACCAGCGCAGCGCCGACCTGTTCCTGGGCGTGCCGTTCAACATCGCCAGCTATGCGTTGCTGACGCACATGCTGGCGCGCGAATGCGGGCTCCAGCCCGGGGTGTTCGTGTGGACCGGGGGCGACGTTCATCTCTATTCGAACCACCTCGATCAGGCGCGGACGCAATTGGCGCGCGAACCGCGGGCGCTGCCGCGACTGGTGATTGCCGACCGCGGGCAGGGGATCGACAGCTACGAGCCCGAGGATTTCGCGTTCGAGGGCTATGACCCGCACCCGCATATTGCCGCGCCGGTCGCGATCTAGAAACATTTCGCCTGCGTGATGGCACCAACCGGCACGTGCCGCGTTCGTTCAGCAGTCAGACAGGAGAATTGACCATGCTGCGCAAGATCACGACCATGGCCCTCATCGGGGGCTTCCTTATCACTGCCGCTTGCAACACCGTTCGCGGCGCTGCTTCGGATGTGAACTCGGCCGCCAACGCAGTCGACAACGCCACCTGATGAAGCCATGGTCGCTTCGATATTAGTACGGAGGAGTGACCATGTTTCGTAAAGTGACGACGATGCTGTTGATCGGCGGGAGCCTGGTGATGGCGGCCTGCAACACCGTTCGCGGTGCGGGCGAGGACCTTGGTTCCGCCGCCAACGCCACGGAGAATGCGATCAACCGCTAAGGTCGCCTTCGATCGACTGAAGACCCCGTCGGCCACGCGCCGGCGGGGTTTTTCGTGTCGCGGTCCAGGGGTTCTGCTTAGAGAAATGAAAAAGGCCGCCGCCCCACGCGGGAGCGACGGCCTGTTTTCGTCCGACGACGGCTTAGTCGTTCAGATATTCACCCGCATCGGCATCCGAGCCATTGCCCGAGGTCGTTACCGCGGCAAGCGGATCGGGGCCCGAAGCGCTGGCGTCGCGGGGCGACTGGGCCAGCTCGGCAGCATGCTCTTCGGCGGCCGAGTCAGGCGCGATCAGCGCTTCCTGCAGCTTGCGCTGCTGGGCGCGGAGCGCGACGTCACGGCTGGAGGCGGCGATCCGCATCCGGTTCATGCCCGCGCCGGTACCCGCCGGGATGAGGCGACCGACGATGACATTTTCCTTGAGGCCGTTGAGCGTGTCGATCTTGCCCTGGACCGAAGCCTCGGTGAGGACGCGCGTCGTTTCCTGAAACGAGGCCGCCGAGATGAAGCTGCGGGTCTGCAGCGACGCCTTGGTGATCCCGAGCAGGACCGGACGGCCCTCGGCATGCTTCTGCTTCTTGTCGAGCTTCGAGTTGAGCTCGTCCATTTCCTCGCGGTCGACCTGTTCGCCGGCGAGCAGGATGGTGTCCCCGCCGTCGGTGATCTCGACCTTCTGCAGCATCTGGCGAACGATCACCTCGATGTGCTTGTCGTTGATCTTCACGCCCTGGAGTCGATAGACTTCCTGGATTTCGGTGACGAGATATTCGGCCAGAGCGACAATCCCGAGCACTTCGAGAATGTCGTGCGGATCGGGCGAGCCGCCGACGAGATTGTCGCCACGCTTGACGTAATCGCCTTCCTGGACGTCGATCACCTTCGACTTCTGGACGAGGTAGGCGACCTCCTCCGAACCGTCGTCGGGGATAATCACGATCTTGCGCTTGGCCTTATAGTCCTTCTTGAAGCTGACCTTGCCCGAGATCTTGGCGATGATCGCCGCGTCCTTGGGAATGCGCGCTTCGAACAGTTCCGCGACGCGCGGCAGACCGCCAGTGATGTCGCGCGTCTTGGCGGCTTCGCGCGGCAGTCGGGCGAGCACTTCGCCGGCTTCCACGGTGGCACCGTCCTCGACCGCGATGATCGCGCCGGGGAGCAAGCGATAGAGCGCGCCCTCGACCCCGTCCTCACCCAGCAGGGTGAGGCGCGGGCGGAGGTCTTCCTTCTTCGACTTGGCGAGATCGTCCATCACCGCGCGCTGCGAGATGCCGGTCGATTCATCGGTCACTTCGACGAGGGTGCGGCCCTCGATCAGGTCCTGATACTTCACCTGGCCGGCACGCTCGGTGATGACCGGGGCGTAGGACGGATCCCACTCGGCGATGCGATCGCCGCGGCTGACGATGTGGCCGCCCTCGCACAGCAAATGCGCGCCGTACGGGATGCGGTGGGTCGACAGTTCGCGGCCATCCATGTCGAGGATGGCGACTTCGCCCGACCGCGACAGCGAGACGTGGCGGCCGCGCGGATCGGTGATCGTGGGCATGTCGCGAAGCTCGATCGTCCCGTCGACCGGGGCTTCGAGGTTCGACTGCTCGTTGAGCTGCGCCGCGCCGCCGATGTGGAAGGTCCGCATCGTTAGCTGGGTGCCGGGCTCGCCGATCGACTGCGCCGCGATGACGCCAACGGCTTCGCCGATGTTGACCGGCGTACCGCGGGCGAGGTCACGCCCGTAGCAGCGCGCGCACACGCCCTGCTTGGACGAGCACACCAAAGGCGAGCGGATCTTGATGCCCTGGAGGCCGATGGCTTCCAGCGCGGCGACCATCGGTTCGTCGAGCAAGGTGCCCTCGCCGATCATCACGTCGCCCGTCTTGGGGTCCATGATGTCTTCGGCGGTGGTCCGGCCCAGCACGCGATCGGCCAGCGACGCGATGACCGCGCCGCCCTGGATGATCGCGCGCATTTCGAGCGCACGGTCGGTCCCGCAATCCTCCTCGATGATCACCGCGTCCTGCGACACGTCGACCAGGCGGCGGGTGAGGTAGCCCGAGTTGGCGGTCTTCAACGCGGTATCCGCGAGGCCCTTGCGGGCGCCGTGGGTCGAGTTGAAATATTCAAGGACGGTCAGGCCTTCCTTGAAGTTCGAGATGATCGGGGTCTCGATGATCTCGCCCGACGGCTTGGCCATCAGCCCGCGCATGCCGGCGAGCTGCTTGATCTGCGCCTGCGAACCACGAGCACCCGAGTGGGCCATCATGTAGATCGAGTTGATCGGCACTTCGCGGCCGGTCGCCTCGTCGATCTTCACCGACGAGATTTCCTTCATCATCTCGTTCGCCACGCGGTCGCCGCAACGCGACCAGGCGTCGATCACCTTGTTGTACTTTTCCTGCTGCGTGATCAGGCCGTCCTGATACTGCTGCTCATAATCCTTCACCAGCGCCTTGGTCTCGTCGACCAGCGGGATCTTGGTGGCGGGGATGACCATGTCGTCCTTGCCGAAGCTGATCCCGGCCTTAAACGCGTGGCGGAAGCCGAGCCCCATGATGGCGTCGGCGAACAGCACGGTCTCCTTCTGGCCGGTGTGGCGATAGACGGTGTCGATGACGTCGCCGATCTCCTTCTTGGTCAGGAGGCGGTTGACGGTCTCGAACGGCACCTTGTGGCTCTGCGGCAGCGTCTCGGCGAGCAGCATGCGGCCCGGAGTGGTCTCCACGCGCATCATGTACTGCTTGCCCGCTTCGTCGGTCTGCGGGACGCGGCTAATGATCTTGCTGTGGAGCGTGACCGCACCAGCCGCGATCGCCTGGTGGACCTCGGTCATGTCGGCGAGCAGCATGCCCTGGCCGGGCTCGTTTTCCTTCATCATCGAGAGATAATAAAGGCCCAGCACCATGTCCTGCGAGGGGACGATGATCGGCTTACCGTTGGCGGGCGAGAGGATGTTGTTGGTCGACATCATCAGCACGCGCGCTTCGAGCTGAGCCTCAAGCGACAGCGGCACGTGGACCGCCATCTGGTCACCGTCGAAGTCGGCGTTGAAGGCCGAGCAGACAAGCGGGTGAAGCTGGATCGCCTTGCCCTCGATCAGGACCGGCTCGAACGCCTGGATGCCGAGACGGTGAAGCGTCGGCGCGCGGTTGAGCAGCACGGGATGCTCGCGGATCACCTCGTCGAGGATGTCCCACACTTCCTTGCGCTCTTTTTCGACCCACTTCTTGGCCTGCTTGAGGGTCATCGAGAGACCCTTGGCGTCTAGGCGCGAGTAGATGAACGGCTTGAACAGCTCGAGCGCCATTTTCTTGGGCAGCCCGCACTGATGAAGCTTGAGCTCGGGACCGGTGACGATGACCGAACGGCCCGAATAGTCGACGCGCTTGCCGAGAAGGTTCTGGCGGAAGCGGCCCTGCTTGCCCTTAAGCATGTCCGACAGCGACTTCAGCGGGCGCTTGTTGGCACCCGTGATCGTGCGGCCGCGGCGGCCATTGTCGAACAAGGCGTCGACGGCTTCCTGGAGCATGCGCTTTTCGTTGCGGACGATGATGTCCGGCGCGCGCAGTTCCATCAGGCGCTTGAGGCGGTTGTTGCGGTTGATCACGCGGCGATAGAGATCGTTGAGATCCGACGTCGCGAAGCGGCCGCCGTCGAGCGGCACCAGCGGGCGCAGCTCGGGCGGGATCACGGGGATCACTTCGAGGATCATCCACTCGGGCTTGTTGCCCGAGTTGATGAAGCTCTCGACGACCTTCAAGCGCTTGATGATCTTCTTGGGCTTGAGCTCGGACTTCGTGACCGCGAGCTCGTCGAGCAGGTCCTTGCGCTCGCCTTCGAGGTCGAGGTCCATGAGCATGATGCGCACGGCCTCGGCGCCGATCCCGGCGGAGAAGGCGTCTTCGCCATATTCGTCCTGCGCGGCAAGCAGCTCGTCCTCGGTGAGAAGCTGATACTTCTCCATCGCGGTCAGGCCGGGCTCGATGACGACATAGGATTCGAAGTAGAGGATGCGCTCAAGCTGCTTGAGTTGCATGTCGAGCAGCAGGCCGATGCGGCTCGGCAGCGACTTCAGGAACCAGATGTGCGCAACCGGGGCGGCGAGCTCGATGTGGCCCATGCGCTCGCGGCGAACCTTCGACACGGTGACTTCGACACCGCACTTCTCGCACACGATGCCCTTGTACTTCATGCGCTTATACTTGCCGCACAGGCACTCGTAATCCTTGATCGGACCGAAGATGCGCGCGCAGAACAGGCCGTCACGCTCGGGCTTGAACGTGCGGTAGTTGATGGTCTCGGGCTTCTTGATCTCGCCGAACGACCAGCTGCGGATCTTCTCCGGGGAGGCGATGCCGATCTTGATCTGGTCGAAGGTGTCGGGCTTGGCGACGGGATTGGCGAAGTTGGTCAGCTCGTTCATTTTTTGATCCTTCTGACCCCCGGCGCGCTGGCCGGGGGTAGGGGGAAACAGTCGATTATTCGGCGGCGATGGCGGTCGGCTGTCCGTCGTCGTCGACCGCGATCGAGTCGAGTTCGACGTTGAGGCCCAGGCTGCGCATTTCCTTGACGAGCACGTTGAAGCTCTCGGGAATGCCCGCTTCGAAGGTGTCGTCACCCTTGACGATCGCTTCGTAGACCTTGGTCCGGCCGATGACGTCATCCGACTTCACGGTCAGCATTTCCTGCAGCGTGTAGGCGGCGCCGTACGCTTGCAGCGCCCACACCTCCATTTCGCCGAAGCGCTGGCCGCCGAACTGGGCCTTGCCGCCCAGGGGCTGCTGGGTGACGAGGCTGTACGGCCCAATCGAACGCGCGTGGATCTTGTCGTCGACGAGATGGTGCAGCTTGAGCATGTAGATGTAGCCCACGGTGACCTTGCGGTCGAAGCTGTCGCCGGTGCGCCCATCGAACAAGGTGACCTGGCCCGACGTGTCGAGCCCCGCCATCTCGAGCATCGCCGAGACGTCGGCTTCGCGCGCCCCGTCGAACACCGGCGTGCCCATCGGCACACCGCCGACGAGGTTCTGCGCCAGCTCAATCACCGCCGCGTCGTCGCGGTCGTCGATGTCGCGGGTGTAGTTGACCCCGTAGATCGTCTTGAGCTTGTCGCGCATCGCGGCGACGTCCTTGCCGGCGAATTCCTTGCCGCGGCCGTGCATGTCCTCGAGCATCGCCCCGATCTGCTTGCCGAGACCGCGCGCGGCCCAGCCCAGATGGGTTTCGAAGATCTGTCCGACGTTCATGCGCGAGGGCACGCCGAGCGGATTGAGGACGATGTCGACCGGGGTCCCGTCCTCGAGGAACGGCATGTCCTCGTTGGGCAGGATGCGGCTGATGACGCCCTTGTTGCCGTGACGGCCGGCCATCTTGTCGCCGGGCTGGAGCTTGCGCTTCACCGCGACGAACACCTTGACCATCTTGAGCACACCAGGCGGCAGTTCGTCGCCGCGCTCGAGCTTCTCGACGCGGTCGTTATACTTGCTCATGATGACGTCGACGGCGGCGTCATACTGGCCCTTGAGCGCTTCGAGGTCGGCCTGGCGGGCATCGTCCTTGACGGCGATCTTCCACCAGTCGTGGCGTTCGGTCGCCTCGATCATGTCGTCATCGAGCGTGGCGCCCTTCTTGATCGACTTGGGCGCGGCGGTCGCGACCTGGCCGATCAGCATGCCCTTCAGGCGGCCGAAGGTGGCGCGGTTGAGGATGCCGCGTTCGTCGTCGGCGTCCTTCTTCAACCGTTCCTTCTCCTCGGTCTGGATGGCGCGCGTACGGTCGTCGATGTCGATGCCATGACGGTTGAACACGCGCACTTCGACCACCGTCCCGGCGACGCCGGGGGGCAGGCGGAGCGAGGTGTCGCGCACGTCCGAGGCCTTTTCACCGAAGATGGCGCGGAGAAGCTTTTCTTCCGGCGTCATCGGGCTTTCGCCCTTCGGGGTGATCTTGCCGCACAAGATGTCGCCCGGCTCGACCTCGGCACCGATGTAGACGATCCCGGCTTCGTCGAGATTGCGCAGCGCTTCCTCGCCGACGTTGGGGATGTCGCGCGTGATGTCCTCGGGCCCGAGCTTGGTGTCGCGCGCCATGACTTCGAATTCCTCGATGTGGATCGAGGTGAAGACGTCGTCCTTGACGATGCGCTCGGAGATGAGGATCGAATCCTCATAATTGTAGCCATTCCACGGCATGAACGCGACGAGCACGTTGCGGCCGAGCGCGAGCTCGCCGAACTGGGTCGACGGGCCGTCGGCGATGATTTCGCCAAGCTCGACCGTCTCGCCGACCTTAACCAGCGGGCGCTGGTTGATGCAGGTGTTCTGGTTCGAGCGCTGGAACTTCATCAGCGTATAGATGTCGACGCCCGACTTGCCGGCATCGACTTCGCCCGTGGCGCGGATGACGATGCGCGAGGCATCGACCTGGTCGACCACGCCGGCGCGGCGGGCAGCGATCGCCGCACCCGAATCGCGCGCGACGGTTTCTTCCATGCCGGTGCCGACGAGCGGCGCATCGGCCTGGAGCAGCGGCACGGCCTGGCGCTGCATGTTCGAGCCCATCAGCGCGCGGTTGGCGTCATCGTTTTCCAGGAACGGAATGAGCGATGCGGCAACCGAGACGAGCTGCTTGGGGCTGACGTCCATCAGCGTGATGGTGTCGCGCGGGGCCATCAGGAAGTCGCCCGAACGGCGGCTCGAGACGATTTCCTCGCCGAAGTTCATATTCTCGGTGAGGTCGGCGTTGGCCTGCGCGATCGTGTGCTTGGCCTCTTCCATCGCCGACAGATAGACGACCTCGTCGGTGACCTTATTGTCGATGACCTTGCGGTACGGGGTCTCGATGAAGCCGTACTTGTTGACGCGGCTGAAGCTGGCGAGCGAGTTGATGAGGCCGATGTTCGGGCCTTCGGGAGTCTCGATCGGGCAGATGCGGCCATAGTGGGTGGGGTGGACGTCGCGGACTTCGAAGCCCGCGCGCTCACGCGTCAAGCCGCCCGGCCCGAGCGCCGACACGCGGCGCTTGTGGGTCACTTCGCTGAGCGGGTTGGTCTGATCCATGAACTGCGACAGCTGCGACGAGCCGAAGAATTCACGCACCGCGGCCACCGCCGGCTTGGCGTTGATGAGGTCGTTGGGCATGACGGTCGAGACGTCGACCGAGCTCATGCGCTCCTTGACGGCGCGCTCCATGCGCAGAAGGCCGACGCGATACTGGTTCTCGAGCAATTCGCCCACCGAGCGGACGCGGCGGTTGGCGAGATTGTCGATGTCGTCGATATCGCCCTTGCCGTCCTTGAGGTTCACCAGCTCCTGGACAACGGCGAGGATGTCCTCGCGGCGCAGCGTGGTGACGGTGTCCTCGGCGTCGAGGCCAAGGCGCATGTTGAGCTTCACGCGGCCGACGGCCGAGAGGTCGTAGCGCTCGCTGTCGAAGAACAGGCCGTAGAACAATGCGTCGGCGGTCTCGCGCGTCGGCGGCTCGCCGGGGCGCATGACGCGGTAGATGTCGCTGAGCGCCATGTCGCCGTCTTCGGCCTTGTCGGCCTTGAGCGTGTTGCGGATCCACGGACCGGTGTTGATGTAGTCGATGTCGAGCAACTCGAGGCGGTCGGTGCCGGCCTTGTCGAGCATTTCGAGGTTCTCGGCAGAGATTTCATCGCCGGCCTCGACGTAGATCTGCCCGGTCGACTCGTTGATGAGGTCAAAGGCCGAGAAGCGGCCGTAGATTTCCTCGGTCGGGATGATGAGGTTCTTGAGACCCTCCTTGGCGGCGGCATTGGCCTTGCGCGGGGTGATCTTCTCGTTCGACTTGAAGATCACTTCGCCGCTGTCGGCATCGACCACGTCGTGGGTCGGCTTCTGCCCGCGCCAATTCTCGGCGACGTAGGGGATCTGCCAGCCGTTGGGGCCGCGGACATAGACCACGGTCTTGTAGAACTGGTTGAGGATTTCCTCGCTCGACAGGCCGAGCGCATGGAGCAGCGCCGTCACCGGCAGCTTGCGCTTGCGATCGATGCGGACGTTGACGATGTCCTTGGCGTCGAATTCGAAATCGAGCCACGAGCCGCGATAGGGAATGACGCGCGCGGCGAACAGGTACTTGCCCGACGCGTGGGTCTTGCCGCGGTCATGGTCGAACAGGACGCCCGGCGAACGGTGCATCTGCGACACGATGACGCGCTCGGTGCCGTTGATGATGAAGGTGCCGTTGCCCGTCATCAGGGGCATGTCGCCCATGTAGACGTCCTGCTCCTTGATATCGATGACCGACTTGGCCTCGGTGTCGGGATCGATTTCGAAGCTGGTGAGGCGCAGCGTGACGCGCATCGGCGCGGCATAGGTCAGCCCGCGCTGGCGGCACTCGTCGGTATCGTACTTGGGATCCTCGAGGACGTACTTGTCGAAGTCGAGGTGCGCAGTGCCCGCGAAATCCTGGATCGGGAAGACCGAGCGCAGGGTCTTTTCGAGGCCGGAGACATAAGCCGTCGCGGGATCGGAGCGAAGGAACTGCTCATACGATTCGCGCTGGACCTCGATGAGGTTCGGCATGTTCGAGATTTCGTGGATGTTGCCGAAGATCTTGCGGATACGCCGCGAGGTCGTGGAACGAGCCGAGGGCACGTCTTTCGCTTTGGTGGCCATGATATTCCCTGCGCTTGGCGACGCGCCGCTGACCAGCGCCTCGCAAGATGACCTCCTGCGCCAGAGGGGCAGGGGGACAGACTGAGCCCCGGGCGTGGCCCGGAACACAAAGGTGGAGCGCTTCCCGCTTCTCCCTCACCATCCGTTCGAACCGCTGCGCGGTGTCGGCTCGTGTCCCGGTGAGGACGGAAAAGACCCCGGACGCACGGCGAGGTGCGGCGGAGCCGTCAATATTCGGATGAAACCGATATACGCCTTTCGCCGCGCGCCGCAAGGGGCGGTGACAAACTTGTTGCCCCTTGATCGGGCCCTGTCGCTCCTCATTTCGCAGCGATGGAGGAACGACCGATGACCGACGTCCGAGATTTTCACGCCCACATCTATTTCGACCCGCACGAAATCGCGGCGGCGCAGGCGCTCGGGCGCGCCATGGTAGAGCGATTTGGCATTCCGCTGGGCCATTTTCACCAGCGACCGGTCGGCCCGCATCCGCGCGGATCATGCCAGGTGACGATCCCGCCAGACCAGTTCGGCGAGGTCGCCAGCTGGCTCAGCGTCAATCGCGGCGACCTCACCATCTTCGCGCATGCCTCGACGGGGGACGACAAGGCCGACCATAGCCGGAATGTCGTGTGGTTCGGGCCGAGCGAGCCGCTCGACCTGTCGATCTTCGGCTGAGCCCACGGAAAAGGGGCCGCTCCTTTACCCAAAGCGGCCCCTCCACCAGCGCTGCCGGTTGCACGCGGCGCGCTGGATTTAGCTCGGCATCAACACCGTATCGACGACGTGGACGACGCCGTTCGACTGCATCACGTCGGCCTGGGTGACGGTCGACTTGCCGCCCTTGGCATCGGTCAGCGTGACGGTGGCGCCGCTCGCGGTGGCGGTGAGCTTGTCGCCCTGGACGGTGGTGAGTTCGGCCTTGCCATTGCCCGCCTTGATCGCCGCGGCGAGTTGTTCGGCGGTCATCGTGCCGGCGACGACATGATAGGTCAGCACCTTGGCGAGGTCGGCCTTGGCGGCAGGCTTGAGCAGCCCGTCGACGGTGCCGGCGGGGAGCTTGGCGAACGCCGCATTGGTCGGCGCGAACACGGTGAACGGGCCAGCGCCCGACAGCGTCTCGACAAGACCCGCGGCCTTGACCGCCGCGACAAGCGTCGTGTGATCGGCCGACTTCGAGGCGTTCTCGACGATCGTGCTCGTCGGCAGCATCTCCGCGCCGCCGACCGTAACGGCGTTCGTGCCGGTTTCGGCCATCGCGCCATCGTTGGTCATGCCGTCGTCGAGCACGACTTCACTATTCGCGACGGGCTCTTCGGCGGCAGGCGTGCATGCGGCAAGCGCGATCGCTGCAGTGGCCGAGAGCAGGACGGCGAAACGATTGGTCATCTTCATCTCCTCATATGGTTTGACCCAGATACGAGGCGATACGGCGAAAGATGCGCGGTCGCGCAGCGAGGCGCCCAACCGGACTATATGGTGCTCTTGAAGGAGCCAGCGTGATGTCGCGGCCGACGCGCTTGGCGTCGGCTTTGCAGGGCTGCCTGACCGTGTTAATTTGCGCCTGACAGGGGAGGGGCCGCTATGCCGTTTCGTCACGCTCACTGGTGGGTGTTGTTGCTGTTTCCGGTCGCCGCCCTGGCGTTCTGGCCGCAATATCTGTCGACGTTGGCGACAAGCCCCGCTTCCTATCACGTTCATGGCATCACGGCGTCGTTATGGCTCTTGCTGCTCGCCGCGCAAAGCTGGTCGATCCATAACAATCACCGCGCATTCCACCGCTCCACCGGCCTCGTCAGCCTGGCACTGTTCCCGCTGTTCCTGGCGGGCGGGGCGGCGATCTTCATTGGCATGGCCGAGCGGTTCGTGGAGGCCGCGACGCCCTTCTACCAACTCTGGCCGCCTCGCCTTGCCTGGCTCGATTTCGTCGCGATCGGCGGGATGGCGTATTTCTATTTCATGGCGCTGAAGCACCGTCGCAAGGTCGGTGCCCATTCGTCTTATCTGCTCGCCACCGCGATTTTCCTGCTTCCGCCGATCCTCGGCCGGTTGGCACCGCTTCCGCTCGGCATCGATTTTTCGCAGCCCGGGGCGTTCGAGCAGCTTGGGCTGGCCTTCCATCTGGGCAATGTCGCGACCGCCGTGATCGCCTTCACCATTGCCGCCCGGGCCGGGCGCAACGGGCGTCCGTTCGTGGTCGCCGGCCTGCTCAGCTTGCTCGCCACGCTGCTATTCGAGATTCCCGGTGGCACCGAGGCGTGGCGCAGCTTGTACGTCCACGCAGCGATGATCCCGCTCGCACCGATGGCGGCGGCGGCGGCGCTGGCCGGCGCAGCAATAGGGTGGGCGGGCTGGAACGCGGGCAAGCGCAAGTCGCCCGGTGCGGGGTCGCTGCCCGCCTGAACGGAAAAAGGGCGACCCCTTGCGGAGCCGCCCTTCCCGTCCGCAGGCGCTTCAAGACACCCACGAAATCTCTGGAAGTGAGAAGCTTACTTAAGCTCGACCGTGCCGCCAGCGGCTTCGATCTGCGCCTTGATCTTCTGGGCTTCGTCCTTGCTGACGCCTTCCTTGATCGGCTTCGGCGCGCCTTCGACGAGCGCCTTGGCTTCGCCGAGGCCCAGCGACGTGATCGCGCGGACTTCCTTGATGACGTTGATCTTCTTGCCACCGTCGCCGGTGAGGATCACGTCGAATTCGGTCTGCTCTTCCTCAGCCGGGCCAGCGGCGGCGGCGGGACCGGCGACCGCGACGGCGGCCGAGGCCGAAACGCCCCACTTCTCTTCGAGCGCCTTGGCGAGCTCGGCGGCTTCGAGGACGGTGAGCGCCGACAGGTCGTCGACGAGCTTGGTGATGTCTGCCATTTGAAAACTCCTTGCGGGGCAGCGCCCCATGATGTCGTGCGTGAGATTAGATACGAAAAATCAGGCTGCTTTCGCGGCGTAAGCCCCGAACACGCGAGCCAGCTGGGCACCCGGTTCCGACACCGTGCGAGCGATCTTGCTCGCCGGCGCCTGGATGAGGCCCACCAGCTTCCCGCGCAGCTCGTCGAGCGACGGCAAGGCGGCGAGCGCCTTGATCCCGTTCACGTCGAGCAGCGTGTCGCCCATCGCCCCGCCAACGATCTCGAGACGATCGTTGGTCTTGGCGAAATCCACTGCGACCTTGGCGGCCGCAACGGGATCGATCGAGGTGGCCAAAGCGGTCGGGCCGGTCAGCATGTCGCCGATCGGTCCGTACTTCGTGCCCTCGAGCGCGATCAGGGCAAGCCGGTTCTTCGCCACCTTGAACTGGGCTCCGGCGTCGCGCATCTTCAGGCGCAAGTCGGTGGACTGGGCCACCGTCAGGCCGAGATTGCGGGTGATGACCACCACGCTGGTCTCGGAGAAGACGCTCTTCAGCTCGGCGACCAGATCGGCTTTTTGGCTACGATCCATGCCATACTCCTTGTCGGCCAGGGCAAAGGCCCGGGCCGAGGTTCAAACAACCTCGCCGCGGGTTCGCGACGAAGCAAATGTCCGGGGGGCTGGATCGGTGGCGAAGCCAAGGCCTCGCACGACAGGAGGTTCCTGTCTGATTCATGTCCCCGTCTAGGCCGCGGATTAAGAGGGAAGCCCTCAGCGACTGTCTCGGACGAGTGCCCGGCGGCGAACCGTCGGACGAGTGGGCCTATAGCGGGTTTTGGCCGGCGATCAAGCGAGTCGGTGCAACCGGCGCGGCCTTATGGAGGTTGATGCCGCAAGAAGGAGGCAGCCATGGCCGGCGGATGGACGCGCGACGGCGCGGTGCAGGACCAGATCGACGACAGCGTCAAGGATGCGGTCAGCCTGGCGCGAGCGCTGCTGCCGAGCGGCGAGGGCGCCGAGGAGTGCGACGAGTGCGGCGAGGTCATCCCGCCCAAGCGCCGCGCCGCGATCCCCGGGGTGCGCACCTGCGTCGCGTGCCAGTCGCAACGCGACGCCGCGGTGCGGCACTCGGCGATCAACCGCCGCGGATCGAAGGACAGCCAGCTGCGCTGAGGCTCATTCGACGATGATCTCGGTCCGCATGCCGCGCATGGCGTGGGTGAAGTGGGTGCACTTGACCTTGTAACGGCCCGCCGCGGGGGCGACGATCGCGACGTTCGCGCTCCCACCGGGCGGCACTTCGAACCGACCGCGAGCGGCGCGCGCCGCGGCGAAGAACGAGGGCGCGACGAAATTATGCTTGCGGTCCGAGCGGTTGACGAGGTGCAGCACATAGAGTTGGCCGCGCTTCAGCCGGATCGGGTCAGGGTCGAAGCGGAAACTCGACAGCGCGATGGTGAGATGGGTCGGGGCAGGGCTGGCGGCGCAGAGCGGCAGCGGCAGAGCGACGGCCAGGATCAGCGAGGCGATGCGCATCACGGACTCCTTTCGCTTTGAGGAGCCGCCATAACACAAAAGGGCCAGGGTGTCGCCACCCCGGCCCAATTGTCGTGCGATCAGAAAGGCTTAGACGCCCGCGACCTCGGCGGTGTCGACCTTGACGCCCGGGCCCATGCTCGAGCTCATCGCGACCTTCTTGACGTACTTGCCCTTGGCGCCGGCCGGCTTGGCCTTGACGATGGCATCGACAAAGGCGTCGAAATTGGCCTTGAGGTCGGCGTCAGGGAAGCTCGCCTTGCCGATGCCGGCATGGATGATCCCGGCCTTTTCGACGCGGAATTCGACCTGACCCGACTTGGCGTCGGTGACCGCCTTCTTGACGTCCATCGTGACCGTGCCGAGCTTCGGGTTCGGCATCAGGCCCTTGGGCCCGAGCACCTTACCGAGACGGCCGACGAGGCCCATCATGTCGGGGGTGGCGATGACGCGGTCGAAATCGAACTTGCCGCCCTGGATCGATTCCATCAGGTCCTCGGCACCGACGACTTCGGCGCCCGCCGCAGTGGCTTCGTCGGCCTTGGCGCCACGCGCGAACACCGCGACGCGGACGTCCTTGCCGGTGCCCTTGGGCAGGTTGACGACGCCGCGGACCATCTGGTCAGCGTGGCGCGGATCGACGCCCAGCGAGATGGCGATCTCGACGGTCTCGTCGAACTTCGACGTGGCGAGGCTCTTCACGAGACCGATCGCATCTTCGACGGGGTAAAGCTTGAGCGCATCGACCTTGTCGGCGCGGGCTTTGATCTTCTTGGTCAGCTTGGCCATGGTCTTAACCCTCCACTACCTGGAGGCCCATCGCGCGCGCGGTGCCCTCAATGATCTTCGTTGCCGATTCGATGTTGTTCGCGTTGAGATTCTTCATCTTCATCTCGGCAATCTCGGTGACCTGCGAGCGCTTGATCGTGCCCGCGCTGACCTTGCCCGGCTCCTTAGAACCCGACTTCAGCTTGGCCGCCTTCTTGAGCAGGAAGCTCGCGGGCGGGGTCTTGGTCTCGAACGAGAAGCTGCGATCGGCGTAGACGGTGATCACGGTCGGAATCGGCATCGCCTTTTCCAGTTCCTGCGTGGCGGCATTGAACGCCTTGCAGAATTCCATGATGTTGACGCCGCGCTGCCCCAGCGCCGGCCCGATCGGGGGCGACGGATTGGCGGCGCCCGCGGGCACCTGCAGCTTGATGTATCCGGTAATCTTCTTGGCCATTGGTCTCACTCTGTAGAGGGCAGCGGAAAGGAACCGCGGCCCGTTCAAGTTTAGCGGTCCAGACGGGGCGAACACGCCCCTCCCGCATGGATTTCCAACGTATTGGAAGCGCGCGCCTCTAGCAGAATGCGCAGGCCGCGCAAGGGAAAGGGGCGTCCTTACGGTCCTAAAGTCGCTAAAGTCTCCGGGAGGACGACCATTTTCCAGGAGGACGGGCGGGGCGAGGTGGGTCGGCGATGAACGAGTGAAATCGGGACGAGGGTCGGCCACGCGGGGAGGATGACAGACGGCTGGCGTGTAGGACAGGGGTTTATTGCAGGGGCACGGAAGGGCTTATCCCTCGATGATGACCTTGGTGCCGATCTTCGTCAGGCCGAACAGGCGTTCGGCGAACTTGACGGGAAGGCGGACGCAGCCGTGGCTGGCGGGGTAGCCGGGCAGCTTGCCACCGTGGAAGGCGAGGCCCTTTTCGTCATACATCTGCATGAACGGCATCGGCGCATTGTCATATTTGCGGCTGAAGCCGTTCTTCTTCTTGATCCGCACCGCCCAGAAACCGAGCTGGGTTTCCTTGCCCTTCTTGCCGCTCGAGATCGTCGACACGCCGACCAACTGTCCGGCGCGATAGACGTAAAGCAGCTGGGTCCGGAGATCGATCACCACCTGCGCCTCGCCCGCGGCGGGGACGGCGGGCGCCCAGCGTGAATCGCCCGGGCGCAAGGCAAGCGGGCCAAACAAGGCGGTCGCTTCCTCATGCGCCTTGGGAGCAAAGCCGTTCGACCAGCGATAGTCGGGATAGGGGTTGCGGACGTCGGCGACGACGGGGGCGGGAGCGACGGCGCTCCGCTCGGGCACGCTCGCGCACCCGGCGAGCAACGCCGCGACGATGGCAACGGCGCCCAAGTGCCTGATGCGAAACATGACTTACCTCTCCCCGTAACCCGCAAAGGACACAGCGCGCACGCCGGCAGGGGTCAATCGCCGGGTAAATGGTTATCGCCCAAACGATGGCTTGATGGCTTGAAGCGAACCATGGGTAAGCCGGCGTTAACGCGGATGGTGGGGTTGCGCGCCAAGGGTCGGTGGGGCGAGAAGGCGCGATGACTGACTTGCTCGAACGCCCGATCTGGCATGCCCTGTGCGGACGCCAGGCGCGTTTCGCGGTCGGCGGCCAGGCCGCGCGACGCTTCCGCAGCGACGTGTCGCCTTTCGCCGCCTGTATTGACGATTCGCCCGTCGCGCTGGCGGCGGTGGCCGACCTTGCCGACGGCGCCGCGCCCTTGTTGTTCCTACAGCGCGGGGCCGTGCCGCTTCCGCCCGGGATGCGCGTCATCGACGGCGGAACCGGGGTGCAGATGGTCGCCGACGGCTATGTCGCGTCGGAGCTCCCCGAGGGGATCGTCGCCCTGGAGGAGGCCGATGCGGCGGCAATGCTCGCCCTGGCGCGGCTGACCAAGCCCGGACCGTTCCGCGCGCGGACCGTCGAGCTGTCGCAATTCTGGGGGGTCAAGGACGAGCAGGGGCGGCTGCTGGCGATGGCCGGCGAACGGCTGCAATTGCCGGGGATGAGCGAGGTCAGCGGCGTGTGCACGCATCCCGATGCGCGCGGGCGAGGCTATGCCGCCTTGCTGTCGCGCCACGTCGCGAGCGAAATCGCGCGGCGCGGGGAGGTGCCCTTCCTCCATGCCTATGCCGACAATGCGGGGGCGATCCGGCTTTACGAGCGGCTGGGATTTCGGATGAACGGCACCGTCGAGGCGCTGCTCGTGGCGCGGGAGCAATAGTCAGCGCGAGCGCCGCGTGGCGTTCCCGCCGCGGGAGCGGGATGGCATCGCGACGCTCGGAATGACCGCTTACTTGGCGCGTTCGACCTGTTCGAATTCGAGTTCGACCGGCGTGGCGCGGCCGAAGATCGAGACGCTGACCTTGACGCGCGAACGGTCGAAGTCGAGCTCCTCGACGATGCCGTTGAAGCTGGCGAACGGGCCGTCGAGCACCTTGACCGAATCGCCGATCTCATAATCGACCTTGATCTTCTGCTTCGTGGTGGCCGCGGCTTCTTCCTTGGTGTCGAGCATCCGTGCGGCCTGCGCATCGGGAATGGCCTGCGGGCGGCCGTTGGGGCCGAGGAAGCCGGTGACCTTGGGCGTGTTCTTGACGAGATGGTAGACGTCGTCGTTCATCAGCAGCTTGGCGAGGACGTAGCCGGGCATGAACTTGCGCTCGGACTGGACCTTCTTGCCGCGCTTGACCTCGGTGATGGTCTCGGTCGGGACTTCGATCGCCTCGACCGCGGCCTCGAGCCCGAGGCGCTTGGCCTCCGACAGGATCGATTCGCGGACCTTGCCCTCGAAGCCCGAATAAGCGTGGATGATGTACCAGCGGGACATGGAAATTCCTTAGGCTAGCCGAGGAGGCTGAGCAGATATTTGACGATGGCGCCGAAGAAGCTGTCGATGCCAAAGAAGAAGATCGCGAGCAATGTCGTCATGATGACGACCATCACCGCGGTGGTGATGGTTTCCTTGCGCGTCGGCCAGCTGACCTTCGCGGTTTCCGCGCGGACCTGCCTGATGAACTCGCCGGGGGTGACTTTTGCCACGATATTACGTCCGATCTCGAACAGCTAAAAAAAGGAGGCCCGCGGCGCGCCGCTGGACCTCTTGGCGATGGCCATAGCGCGAAGCGACAACCCTATCAAGCGGCGGCGGGGCCGTCACGGAGTAAATCCGTGACGTCAGTCCTGTCGCTACGCGCAGGCTGGCCGGCCTTCACGCCCGCTGCGCGGAGCGGCACGCTGCTGCGCTGCGCACCTCGTTCAGGCTGGCAGGGGCAGGGGGACTCGAACCCACGACCCTCGGTTTTGGAGACCGATGCTCTACCAACTGAGCTATACCCCTATGCCGAGGGGCGACCTAATGCGCGGGGAAGAACTGCGCAAGGGCCGTCACGGAGTAAATCCGTGACGTCGATCCTGTCGCTTCGCGCAGGTCGGCCGGCATTCGCGCTCTCTTCGACACAAACTCGCCCTTGCTCACGCAAGCGCTCGCTTATGCTCGGGCGCTCAGGCTGCGACGTCGAACGGGGTGATTTCGCCCGACAAATAGAGGTTGCGCGCCTTGGTGCGCGACAATTTGCCCGAGCTGGTGCGGGGCAGGCTGCGCGGGGGGATGAGCTCGACCACGGGGGAGATGCCGGTGATCGCGCGGACGCGTTCCTTGATGTCGTCGCGCAGGCGGCCGCGCTCGCCGGGGTCGCTGACGCGGCAATGGACGAGCACCGCGGGGGTCTCCTCCCCGAGCGGGCCGGTGATGGCGAAGGCGGCGATGTCGCCCGACTTGAAGCCGGGCAATTGCTCGACCGCCCATTCGATGTCTTGCGGCCAGTGGTTGCGGCCGTTGATGATGATCATGTCCTTGGCGCGGCCGACGATGAACACGTAGCCGCCCGACAGATACCCCATGTCGCCAGTATCGAGCCAGCCATCGTCGCTGAGGCAGGCGCGGGTCGATTCCTCGTCGCGGAAATAGCCGGTCATGATCGAGGTGCCGCGGCAGTAGAGCTTGCCGATCGAGCGGTCGGGGAGGAGCGCGCCATCGGCGCCGCGGATCTCGACCTCCATGCCCTTGACGGGCTTGCCGCAGTTGACGATCGCACGGTAGCGGCGCGGGCGTTCCTGGGCCGGGGTGCCGACGCCCGAAAGCTCGCTTTCCTCGACCAGTTCGAGGCGGATGCCTTCGCCCGGGGGCATGATCGAGACGGCAAGGGTCGCTTCGGCGAGGCCGTAGCTGGGGCAGAAGCTGGCCGCCTTGAAGCCGGCGTCGGCGAAGCTGTCGACGAACGCCTGCATCACGTCGGGGCGGATCATGTCGGCGCCATTGCCCGCGATGCGCCAGCGCGACAGATCGAAGCGGTCGGCAGCGCGAGTCTGCGACGACATGCGGCGCGAGCAGATGTCGTAGCCGAAGGTCGGCGAGTAAGACAAAGTCGTGCCGGGGTTGCGGCTGATGAGGTCGAGCCACGCCAGCGGGCGGCGCGCGAAATCCTCGGTCTTGAGATAATCGACGCTCAGTTGGTTGGCGACCGGCGAGAGCATGCAGCCGACGAGGCCCATGTCGTGATACCAGGGCAACCAGCTGACGCAGCGGTCGCTGTCCTGGACCGCGACGCCGACGCCGTGCGCGTGGAGATTGTCGAGCAACGCGCGGTGGGTAACCGCGACGCCGTGCGGGAAGCGGGTCGAGCCGCTGGAATATTGGAGGTAGCCGATGTCCTCGGTCGCCGCGACGGGCAGCGGATCGGCCGAGCATGCGACCTCGGCAAGGCTCTCCCAGTCGCGCGCGGCGATGCCGCGCTCGGTCGCGGCGGCGGTGGCGAATTCGGTCAGCTCGGGCGGGAAGAGGAAGAGCGCGGGGTCGCTGCTCGAAAGCATGACGACCAGTTGCTCGACATAAGCATCGCGCCCGCCGAAGCTGGTCGGCAGCGGGAGCGGGACGGGCCACAGCCCGGCATAGATCGCGCCGAAGAAGCATGCCGCGAACTCGGGACCGGTCTCGGCGATAAGCGCGAGGCGGTCGCCCTTGGCCAGGCCGAGCGTCACGAAGCGCCCGGCGTGGGCGAGCGCATCGTCGCGCAGCTCGGCGTAGGGATAAGTGCGCACGAGGCGCCCGCGGGCGTCGTGGAAATTCATGCCGCGGCGGCCACTGGCGGCATAATCGAGCGCTTCGCCGAGCGTGGCGAAGTCGGCAATGCGGCGCGGCAAGGTATCGAGCGTCGGCGTCGTCCCGTCCGGGGTCAGGCTGGTGTCGATCGTGATGTTGCGGTCGAGCAAGCGCGATTCCTTGGGGCCGATTGTTACATGGTCGCTGACACGTACGCGCCAGCCGGCCGCGCAGGCGCGACCAGCTAGCGTGATGCTGTCCGAGTGTGGCACAAACAAGGCGCATGAGCGACCGCCGCCCCCCGCGCACCAAGGAACGCAAGCCGCCGCGCCCCCTCGACCCGGCGCGGCTGGAGGAGCTGGCCGTCGGCTATGTCGGGCGCTTCGCGACAACCCGCGCCAAGCTGGCGCAATATCTGCTGCGCAAGCTGCGCGAGAAGGGGTGGGAGGGGCCGCGCCCGCCCGACATCGACCCACTGGTCGAGAAGCTGGCGCGCCTCGGCTACGTCGACGATGCGGCCTATGCGCTGTCAAAGGCGCGTTCGCTGGGCCAGCGCGGCTATGGCGAGCGCCGCGTCGACATGGCGCTGCGCCAGGCGGGGGTCGAAGAAAGCGACGGTGCCCCGGCCAAGGCGCTGGCGAGCGCCGGGGCGGCAGCGGCGGCGATTCGTTATGCGCAGCGCCGCCGGCTGGGCCCGTTCGCGCCGCAAGCCGTGGATCGCAAGCAGCGCGACCGGGCGCTTTCGGCGATGATTCGGGCCGGCCACGATTTCGATCTCGCTAGGCGCCTCATCGACCTGCCGCCGGACCCCGCAGCCGATATTGAATCGCTGAATCAATCGTTTCGGCATTAACATATGTCGGTTTAACGACACTCGGGTCTGTGGTAATGCGTCGGCGTGTCACCCACTCTGGCATCTTTGTCCGAAGGATCGGCGTCCCCGGACGAACCGGGCGACGTGCCTGCGGCAGACGAGCTCGAGTTTGCCGGGCAAGTCAAATGGTTCGACGCCACGCGCGGCTTCGGCTTCGTCGTCGACCACAGCGTCGCGGGCGACATATTGATCCATTTCTCGGTGCTCAAGGAGCACGGCCGGCGTAGCCTTCCCGAAGGCGCCAGCATTACCGGGATCGCTTCAAAGCAGGAGCGCGGGTACCAGGCGCGCTCAATCGCGACGATCGACCTGTCGACCGCCTTGCCCATCGTGCCCCGCGCGGCGCATGGTGAGCGGACCAGGTCGGATCGCTCGGCGCTGGCCGAAGAGGCCGGCGCATACGAGCCAGTGGAGGTGAAATGGTTCAATCGCGTCAAGGGTTACGGGTTTCTGGTGCGCGCCGATTCCCCCGAGTCCGAACCGGAAGATATCTTCGTCCACATGGAGACGGTGCGCCAGGCGCAGTTCGTCGACCTGGAGGTGGATCCAGCCTGCTTTTTTGTACAAAGTTGGCATTATAAAAAAGCATTGCTCATCAATTTGTTGCAACGAACAGGTCACTATCAGTCAAAATAAAATCATTATTTGAGATCTGAATTCACTGGCCGTCGTTTTACAACGTCGTGACTGGGAAAACCCTGGCGTTACCCAACTTAATCGCCTTGCAGCACATCCCCCTTTCGCCAGCTGGCGTAATAGCGAAGAGGCCCGCACCGATCGCCCTTCCCAACAGTTGCGCAGCCTGAATGGCGAATGGCGCCACGCTTCCCGAAGGGAGAAAGGCGGACAGGTATCCGGTAAGCGGCAGGGT